>SCPN01000056.1_pt1:1502500-1521015 | contig 1521015 bp, 1356 predicted proteins | sample 6106831 | NCBI WGS metagenome assembly SCPN01 (sample SAMN10720447, study PRJNA508395) | human gut metagenome | isolation source: Participant 1, 0 month | reverse complement strand
CCTATCCCTCCTATGCCCGTGTTTTCAACTTTGATATGGTGGAAGGTGAAGCGGCGGCGTTGGAGGAGAAGGGCCGGGTATTGATACCGGCAAGTATGGCTCATCGTTTCTTCGGCAATCATCCGGCGGTCGGGCAAGTCTTGATCGGAGAGGGGTGGACGTCCGAGGTGGGAGGTGTCTACCGGGACTTTCCCTCCAACTCGATCGTCAGTAATGCGGTCTATCGGCGCATATCGGACAAGGAAGGCGCAGGCGCTTGGATGCAAAATAATTTTGAGTGTTATCTCCGTCTGGATAATCCGGCCTCCGCTCCGGATGTCTTGGCTGGTTTCGAGAAAAATTTTCGCCACGACGAATGGAATTGGAAAACGAGACAATTGCGCTTGACTTCTCTGCCGGATATCTATTTTAAGACTGACACGAGCTACGATTCACAGAAGCAAAAGGGGAGCTATGCCCAGCTTCAAGCGCTATCTGCTATCGCTATCTTGATCGTATTGATAGCGGTCATTAATTTCATGAACTTCAGCAATGCTTTGGTGCCGGTCCGTCTGCGGGGCATCAACACGAGGAAGGTATTGGGGAGTCCGGTATCGGCGCTCCGGATGGCCGTGGCTTCGGAGGCGGTGGGGATGTGCCTGTTGTCTTACCTGATCGCTTTGCTGCTGGTTCGCCTGTTGTCGAAGACCGGGTTTGTGGATTTGGTCAGTGGAGGCATTTCCTTGGAGGGGCAGATGCCCTTGTTGATTGCCTGTGGAGGCTTTGTGTTGCTGATCGGACTTATCGCTGGTTGCTGGCCGGCTTGGTATATCACCTCTTTCTCTCCGGCACTGGTGCTGAAAGGAAATTTCGGCTTATCTCCCAAGGGGCGCTCGTTCCGCAATGTGTTAGTAGGATTTCAGTTCGTGGCCTCTTTTATTTTGGTTATAGCGGCTTTGTTTATCACGTGGCAGAATTACAATATGCTTCATACGCCGCTTGGATTCGATAGCGAGCGGATTGTCACCGTAAAGCTAAACCGTAATCTGAGCAGGCAACCGGAGAGCGTGCGTCAGCAGTTGGGGCAACTCTCCTCTGTCGAGGCCTTGTCGTTTACCTCAAGAGTGGTTGGCGCTGAGGATAATTATTCCGGATGGGGACGTACCTATGTGGATGAGGATATCCAGTTCAAGGTGGTGCAGGCTGACCCGGAGATTGAGCGGGTATTGGCCCTTCCTATTCTGGAGGGGCGAGGATTCCTGCCGGAAGACCAGTTGAGCGATGGCACTTATTTGTTCAACGAGGAAGCGAAGCGGACCTATGGGCTGAAAGCGGGAGATCCAATCCGGTTGGACTGGGGTAATTTACATCGTAGGGAGAAGATCGCCGGTTTCGTACCCGATCTGAAATATAATTCGTTCCGGGATAAACTGGAGCCGTTCGCCATCTTTGTCGGAAAGGATATTATGGCTGGGGCCTTGACGAATTTGATGATCTTGGTTCGCCCGGGGACGGACTACCGTCAACTATCGCAAGACATAGGGAGCGCCTTGCGGGAACTAGATCCCGATTATCCCCTCGATATCCATTTGTTCAACAATATCCAAGAGAACTTGTACCAGAAAGAGCTGCTACTTGGCAAACAAATCTTGTTCTTCAGCTTGATTGCCGTATTCGTGTCTTTGGTAGGTGTATTTGGTGTTGTCTTGTTTGAGAGCGAATATAAACGGAAAGAGATCGGTATCCGGAAGGTATTTGGTGCTACCGTGATGGACTTGTTGCGGAAGCATAACCTATCGTATCTATGGATCGTTATGATCTGTTTCGTGATCGCCTCACCGATCGCTTGGTACGGCATTGAGCGCTGGCAAGAGAATTTCGCCTTGAAGGCTCCGCTCCATTGGTGGATTTTCCTCTTGGCTTTCCTTGCCATTACGATCATCACGTTGCTCACGGTTACGATCCAGAACTACCGGGCTGCCAGCACGAATCCCGTGGACAGCATCCGGCAGGGATGTTGATATCGGCCCTTCAGATCCCGAACAAGAACGGTAACGGCTTGCTGTCCTTGAAATCTTTGGCGGTGTTTCCGGCGTAAATCTCGCCGTTTGTGAGCGTTAGTTTCTTGATAGGTGTACCTGCCTTGAAGTCCAAGCTCTTGAAATCGACCCAAAAGATATCCGGGCTTAAAGTAGACTCGAAGTAATATACCTTATTCTTCTGGTCGGCTACCGTACGCCAGCGGGTAGAGGAGATATTCGGTTGATCCGGGGTCGTGATTCCCAGAGGTACCGATACGTTACGCATTACGCTGAATACCCCGGCTACCGCTTCCCGGAAATTACTTGTCTGCGGGATGGTGTGGATATAGAAAGAGGCACGCACGAAACGATCGGAAGCCCGGTTCGTACCCGGCAACATGACCAAGCCGCCTATCTGTTGCCAGTAGTCGTTTAAGGTTAGTTGCTTATCGTATGTAGGGGAATTCGTCATGACTTGGCATTCCCGTCCCTCATGGATAACCAAGTTCCCATTTAGGTACTCGAAGATAGCGCTATTCCCTGATGCGTCCGAGATCGAGAGATGCAAGGTTGATTTCGCCCCGTTCGGAAGATCCGGATCGTCGATGCGGAAGACCTCCTTGCTTAACTCGGCAACCGCCTCATCTACCGTGGCGAAATTATCGAGTACATACTGCGTCCAGATGCTAAGCCCCATAACCGGGCGGTTATCGTCCGGTCGGAAATAAGATGACTCGGTGAGGAACAATAGGTTGGCTACAAGTCCCTTCTCGTTCATGCCGTCGCACGTACCGATATCATACCCGGCGGTCACCACGCTTCCGTATTTCGAGGTCCATTGGATGGTATTATCGGATATCGCTCCCCTTCTCTGTACGCCCTGGGGGAAGAGATACAGGTTGGATTGCGGGTCCTCTTTCCAATCCATGGTACGTCCGGTTACGACCATATCGTCCGGCCCGAGGTAAACGGCCCTTGTACACGCCTCGCTTCCCATAGGGTTCATAAACATGAACAAGCCGGCGAAAAGAGAGGCCAGTGTTAAATTCTTTGATTTCATAAGATCTATATTATTAGGATAATCTATTTATGAAACAAGTGGCTTTAAGGAATGTTTTAGAATGATATACGGGATACGGAGCCGTGTGAACAACCCCCATTTCGTTTTTAGGCTTTCAAAATTCGTTTTGTTCGTAAAGGAGTCTTATTTTTCAAGTTTTTAAAGAACTTCGCATATCGATTAAATAAGAAACATATGAATTTAAATTCTATATCATGACAGCAAAACAAAAAATGTCACGCCGTAACTTCATACGAAGTTCGGTCGTTATGGGTGGCGCATGGATGGTGGCAGGTTCTATACCTGTAGAGAGTATCGCAGACGAAGTGAGGCCGGAGATTGCGAAAAGCGAATCCTCTGCCGGAGTTTCGAAGGTATATATGTTGAAAGATATCACTCCTCAGAACATGATCCGTCTCTACGACGCCTTGGGACGGAAGGCCAAGGGGAAAGTGGCGGTGAAGCTCTCTACCGGAGAGCCGGGAGGCCATAACTTCCTGCAACCGACACTTATCAAAGACTTGGTAAAGAAAGTAAACGGTACGATCGTGGAATGTAACACGGCTTACGGAGGCGGACGCGCGGATACCGACAGCCATTTGAAAGCCGCCGCCGATCATGGCTTCACGGCCATCGCTAAGGTGGATATCATGGATGCCGACGGCGAGGTGGCTCTTCCGGTTCAAGGCGGTAAACACCTGAAAGAGGATTTCGTAGGCTCCCATTATCTGGATTATGATTTTACGGTCGTCCTTTCCCATTTCAAGGGACATGCCATGGGCGGTTTCGGGGGAGCGCTGAAAAATATCTCTATCGGTATAGCCTCATCCGCCGGAAAGGCTTGGATACATACGGCGGGTAAGACGAAAACCGACTTGTGGAACAACCTTCCCGAACAGGATCATTTCTTGGAATCAATGGCCGAGGCGGCTAAGGCCGTGACTACCCATTGTGGCGAAAATATACTTTATATCAGCGTAATGAATCGACTCTCCGTAGATTGCGATTGCGATTCGAACCCGGAAGAGCCGAAAATGGCGGATATCGGTATGCTAGCCTCACTCGATCCCGTGGCCTTGGATAAGGCTTGCGTAGATCTGGTTTACGCCTCGCCGGACCCTGGCCGTGTCCACTTGATCGAGCGCATGGAATCCCGCCATGGCATCCATATCGTCGAGCATGCGGAGGCGTTGGGTATGGGAAGCCAGCGGTATGATTTGGTCTCCTTGGACGATAAATAATATCGTAAATTAAAAACATTTAATAACTTCCTTTTTATCGGGCTTATTACCTCAAAGGCGTTATCTTTGCCCATGAATAAATAACAGTTTTGGGAGTACAAACTAAAAACGATTTGATTATGTTCTCAGGTATTGTAGAAGAAGCGGCTCAGGTAGTAGCCCTCCAATCCGATAAAGGAAACCTTCATCTGACGATGAAGTGCTCATTCGTGAATGAGCTGAAAATAGATCAGAGCGTGGCTCACAACGGCGTTTGCCTTACGGTGGTAAGCATGACGGAAGATACGTATACGGTTACCGCTATCAAGGAGACCTTGGAACGTTCGAACCTCGGGAACCTGAAAGTGGGCGATAAGGTGAACTTGGAGCGTAGCATGTTGATGAACGGCCGTCTGGACGGGCATATCGTACAGGGGCACGTGGACCAGACTGCCGTTTGTGCGGAGGTGAAGGAGGCGGACGGCAGCTGGTACTATACGTTCGAGTACGCTTTTGATAAGGAGATGGCCCAGCAGGGGTATATGACCGTGGAGAAAGGCTCCGTTTGCGTGAACGGCGTCAGTCTGACGGTATGCAACTCCCAGCAAAACAGTTTCCAAGTCGCTATCATCCCTTATACGCACGATAACACGAACTTTTGCCAGATCGAGAAAGGTACGGTAGTGAACCTAGAGTTCGATATTGTCGGGAAGTATATCAGCAAGATGATGCAGTTTAAATAAGGTTCGAAGAATTTCCTATCCATAAAAGGCTTTAGCGGTATCTGATGATCCCGGCTAGAGCCTTTTCTATCTACGGACAATCTTAATTCCGTGCGTGTACGATTAAAAACGTTTTAAGTAAATTTTCACTAACCAAAACTATCCTTGGTATGTTTATTGTTATATAATTATATGAGAAAAATAGACTAAACATATCAGATTATGGCCTATATCGATTATTACAAGATTTTGGGGGTGAACAAGGACGCTTCTCAGGATGATATCAAGAAAGCCTATAAGAAGTTGGCTCGGCAATATCACCCTGACTTGAATCCGAACGATCCCGACGCCCATCGTAAGTTTCAGGAGATCAATGAGGCGAACGAGGTGCTTAGCGATCCGGAAAAGCGTAAGAAATACGACCAGTACGGGGAGAATTGGAAACATGCGGATGAGTTCGAGGCTCAACGGAAGCAGTATGGCCAGCAAGGTGGCGGCTTTGGCGGTGGCTTCTCGAACGGCGGAGGTACGTATTGGTCCTCCTCCGGCGATGATGGAGAGTTCTCGGATTTCTTTGAGTCTATGTTTGGTTCCCGCCGGGGTGGCGGTGGCCATTCTAATCATGGGTTCCGTGGACAGGATTACACGGCCGAATTGCACTTATCCTTGATGGATGCGGCCAAGACACATAAGCAGGTGATCACCGTGAACGGCAAGAACCTGCGTATCACGGTTCCCGCCGGCGTAGCCAACGGGCAAACCATTAAGCTGAAAGGCCAAGGCGGGCCGGGCATGAATGGAGGACCTGCCGGTGATTTGTACATCACGTTCATTATTCCGGACGACAGCCGTTTCAAACGGGTGGGAGACGATCTGTACCTGACCGTCCCCTTGAACCTCTATACGGCGGTCTTGGGTGGCGAGCAGATTATCGATACCTTGGATAGCAAGGTGAAACTGAAAGTAAAACCGGGCACGCAAAACAATACGAAAGTCCGGTTGAAAGGTAAGGGATTCCCTGTTTACAAGAAGGAGGGGCAGTTTGGTGACTTGATTGTCACGTACTCGATCGAGGTGCCGACCAACTTGACGGAGAAACAGAAGGATTTGTTCCGGGAAATACAAAGTCTAAATTAAAAACAGGTGTATTATGCAAACAGATTTAGTTATTGTCAGTGAATACTGCCAGAAATGCCATATAGACCCTTCGTTCATCATTTTGCTGGAAGAGGGAGGTTTGATAGACATTAATATCACGGATGGAGAGAGGTATCTCTTCTCTTCCCAGCTCCGTGATCTGGAACAATACACACGTATGTATTACGACTTGTCTATTAACATCGAGGGAATCGAGGCCATTCATCATATGCTGGACCGGATGCGGAATTTGCAGGCGGAGATACAATCGTTGAGAAACCGTCTGCATTTATATGAACCATTCGGTTTTGATACGATCGAGAATTTCTAGTGTCAAATTGCTGCTTAACAAGGCTTCACTGCCCGATAGCGAAGGGTGTACGCAAACAAATTGAAAATATTTCTTGAAAATGTTTGGAAGTTTGGAATGTAATATATACCTTTGCACTCGCAATCAAGAAATGATAGCGACTATATCGCGGAGTGGAGCAGTGGTAGCTCGTTGGGCTCATAACCCAAAGGTCGTAAGTTCGAGTCTTGCCTCCGCAACTAAAAAGTCCTCAAGTCATTGACTTGAGGACTTTTTCTCTATTCAATCAAGCGATCGGGCGATGCGACCCCGATGGAAACGAATAATAAGCTATGCTTATTTCTTCCGTAAAGGCCCTTTGTTCTTCCAGAATCCCAATTTATAATAGATATAGGTGATTGTAAGCCCGATGCAAAGGCTGGCGCCGATGGCCCACCAGATACCGCTCCGTCCCCAGATAGAGCTAAACCAATAGGCGAGGGGAATGCGTATCAGCCAAAGACAAGTGATGCTTACTGCCATTGGGAACAGGGTATCGCCAGCTCCCCGTAATGCCCCGTTGAAGACGTTCAAGCCGCCGTGTACGATAAAGAATCCTCCCATGATCAATAAATATTCCTTGCCAATCCGGATCACCTCCGGGTCCTTGGTGAAAGCCAGCATCATCTTGTCCCCGAAGAAATAGATGGCCGTGAAGGTTGCTAGACCCAGCAATAGGTTGACAAGCATGGCGAATCGTACCCCGTCACGTACCCGGTCCAAGTGCCCAGCTCCGATGTTTTGCCCGCAGAAAGCAGCTAGCGCCCCAGAGAGGGTCAATACCGCTTGGATGATGATCGTGTCGATCTTTCCCGCTGCCCCGTAAGCGGTGAGCGTATCCGTGCCGAAACTGTTCACGATCCCCAGTAAGGCAATCAATCCTAGCGAGATGGCACATTGCTGTACGCTGGAGGGAAGCCCGATGCGGAGCCCTTCCTTGAACAGTCCCATATCGAACAATAAATCCTGTTTCTTGATAGAGAGCAGGGGATGGGTGTTGTTCACGTAGCCTAGGGCCACGCACATGCCGATCCCTTGGGCGATCACCGTAGCCCGTGCCGCCCCTTCGATCCCCCATTTGAAAACGACAATGAAGAGTAAATCCAAGGCTATATTCAAAATCGTGGTAAGCAGGATAAACAGCATGGGGCGCACGGACTCCCCGACACCCCGCAATATGGAGATAATGCTATTGAAAGTGACAAACAAGAACGTACCCCCTACATAAATCCTAAAATAAGCGACCGCCTGCGGGATCACGTCCTCCGGTGTGTTCGTCAGCCTGAACATCGGCTCGGCAAAAATAATTCCCGCTATGGACAGCAATACCCCTGCGACCAACATGAAGATAAAGAAAGAGGAGAAGGCCTTCTGCACCTTATCGAACTCCTTCGCCCCGAAAAACTGTGAGATCACCACCGACGTACCGCTCCCGATACCGATCACCAGCGAGATAATAAAGTAATAGATGAAGAAGGAAGCCGATACCGCCGCCAGCGACTCTTTCCCCAGAAACTGCCCGACGATGACGCTGTCGGTCACGTTATAGAGTTGTTGCAGCAGATTGCCGATCAGCAAAGGGAAAGCGAAACGCAGGATCACCTTCCATACCGCCCCACTCGTCAAATCCCTATTTCCTGTATTAATTCTCAATTCTCAATTCTCAATTTTCAATTCCCTATAGGTCTTTCAGCAGGATATTGTCGTTTGCCTTTATCATATCCTCACGTGTCTTCAGCAGGGCTTTCCATTCCTTGCTGAAAAGCTTGCTCGTGTCAATCTTAAAGTTCTCGGAGCCATACTCGTCCATGCGGGTCAGCAGGTAGCTGACCGTGATCTTATTGACATCGATCGCCGGCTGGTAGTATGCCACACGGTCGTCATTCCCGTAGTTCACCTCGATGATGATGTTCAACTCCGTGAGCAGGTATAAGATCTGTGTCGTTATGCGGATAGGGATGCGGTAAGCGTCGGATAGCTCGTCGGCCGTATAGGGTTTCTCGCCTTTCACGAACCGTTTGACGATCAGCGAGGCGATCAGCAAGGTCAAGAAATCCTTGTACCGGCGGCTGATACTTTTGCTGTCCCTCTCAAAGCTGAATTTCTTCACGTTCTGGGAGGCGTACGACAGCTCTGCGCCAAACAAGCAAATCAACCAAGAAAGCTGCAACCAAAGCAACAACAAAGGCAGTGCGGCAAAACTACCGTAAATAGCGTTGTACTTGCTCACCCAAATCTGCCCACTGATATAAATAAATTGGAACAACTGGAAGGCGCAACCAGCGATAAAGCCTGCCACCAACCCGTTCACGAACCTTACTTTCGTATTCGGCAGGGAGACGTACAGCCCCGTGAAAGCCAATGTCGTGATAATATAAGGCGCTATATGCAAGAACAGCTCTACGAGTGGCGTAAAAAACAAGTATTGCCCCAAGAACGAGTTCTGCAAGGTAGACATGAAGATGGACAAACCGCTGGATGCCGTCATCAGCACCGGCAGCACGAGGAATAAGGCCAGATAATCGGATATCTTCCGGTACCACGGACGGGATTTCTGGATCTGCCAGATGTCGTTGAACGTATCCTCCACGGACGAGATCAAGTTGATCACCGTATAAAACAATAAAATCAAACCGACCCCGATGATCACTCCCCCCTGCGCCTGCGCCAGATAGCTCTCCACGAACTCGAACGCCTTGTTCAGCTCCATCTCGTGCCCGGGGAAATAATCGAACAACTCCTGCCGTACCGTCCCTTGGAAACCGAAGCCCTTAGCTATACCTAATAATACGGCCAGCAAAGGTACGATAGATAACAAGGTGCTGTAGGTAAGCGCCGACGCCTTGGTTTGCAGGTTCTCGCTCTGGAAACCCCGCACGGCGAGTATAACCGTCTTGATGATATTGATATAAATCTCCTTCAGCCCACTAACTTCATTCTCGGTAATCCGCCAAATGTCGTAGGTAACGAAACGGATGGTTCGTGCTAATAATGCGCTGATCCGTTCTCCAATAGGTTTCTTTTCTTCCCGTGGCTTGTTTTTGGGCATATCGGCACATGATTTAATTGGCAAATAAAAAAAGCAGTCTGCCTATAAGCCGGGTCCTGTACCTCTTTGGAAAGAGGTGCCTGCCATTTATCTTGTCTTACCGTCGCCGGTAAGCTTTAGCGGTCTACCCCCCGGCATCGGACGAGCCATCCTACATGCGCCGGTATACATGACCTTACAACCCATAAGACGTACGGCATCCCGTATCGCTACGGGACCCGGTGAGCTCTTACCTCACCTTTTCACCCTTACCGGACGAGTCCGGCGGTTATTCTCTGTTACGTTACTCTACCCTCACGGACAGCTTCCCGTTAAGAAGTATGGTGCTCTGTGTTGCCCGGACTTTCCTCACACCCGAAGGTGAGCGACAGACCAGCAGACTGCGATAGGACAAAGATAGGTATTTTAGTTGACAGTTGACGGTCGGCGGTTGACAATTATTTTGTAGACGCATAGGAGAGATAGGATAACATTTTCTTTTTCAGCCGTAAACATATTCTGTCTCCTAGGTGTTTTTTATACGAACAGAGATTCTAGATTGCCAGTAACCGACTGTCATTTATCGATTGCCGACTGTCAGTTATCGCGTGTCAACTGTCAATTCGTCTGCTGTTTAATTGTTAAAAAGGTACTTTGCAATACACAGTACTGTTAAGTGCGGTTAAGCCCCTGTGATGCCTCGTTAAAAGTGATAAAAAATACGATGGAAATGGAATATCCGCACAATTTTTGAGTTTTCTTTGCCGTAAAGAAACTGTTAAATTTAAGTGTTTAATTAAATAAGAAAAGTATGAAAAATATCTGGAAGAATGTGCTTGGTGTTGCTCTGATAGCAGCCATTAGTTCTGGTGCCGCGATCGGAACGAGTACTTACCTGATGAATAAGAATCAACGTCCGGCGGAGTTGGCCTCCGGAGTTGAGAATACCTTCAAGCAACCGTACCGATTGACGAATTATGGAACCGTGGCCGCCGAGAATATCGATTTCACTACGGCCGCCGAGAGCGCCATCCACGGGGTTGTCCATATCAAGGCCACGGCTAACGCGCAAGCCTCTAACGGGGACGGCGGTCAGCAGTATATGGACCCGTTCGAGTATTTCTTCGGCTTCGGTGGCCGTGGAGGGTTCCAACGTCCGCAACAGCAACCTCGTGTGGGCGCTGGCTCGGGTGTCATTATCTCTACGGATGGTTATATCATCACGAACAACCACGTGATCGACGGAGCCGACGAGCTGGAGGTTACCTTAAACGATAACCGGAAATTCCCGGCAAAGATTATAGGGGCTGATCCGACAACAGATATCGCCTTGATCAAGATTGAGGCAACCGACTTACCTACGATCCCCTTTGGTGATTCTGAGAAGTTGAAAGTAGGTGAGTGGGTGTTGGCGGTAGGTAACCCGTTTAACTTGACCTCTACCGTTACGGCAGGTATCGTGAGCGCTAAGAGCCGTGGCAACATCGGCGCCGGTGGCAAGGATCGTAGCAAGATCGAGTCGTTTATACAGACAGACGCCGCCGTGAACCCGGGTAACAGTGGTGGGGCACTAGTGAACACGAAAGGCGAGTTAGTCGGTATCAATACCGCTATCTACTCCGAGACCGGTAACTTCGCCGGATACTCTTTCGCCGTGCCCATCAGCATCGCCGGCAAGGTGGCTAACGACTTGAAGCAATTCGGAACCGTGCAGCGTGCCGTATTAGGCGTATTGATACAAGACCCGCAATACGTGCCCGACGCTGAGAAAGAGAAAGTGAAAGTATTCGAGGGCGCTTACGTAGGTGGTTTCGCCGAGCGCAGCTCCGCTAAGGAAGCCGGAATCGAGAAGGGTGACGTGATTGTAGCCGTGAACGGCGTGAAGATCAAATCGTCTAGCGCTTTGCAAGAGCAGATCAGCAAATACCGTCCGGGCGACAAGGTAGAGTTGACGATCAACCGCAACGGTAGCACGAAGAAATTCACGGTAGAACTCCGTAATGCGCAAGGTAGCACCAAGGTCGTGAAGGGTGGCGACAGCGCAGAGGTTATGGGCGCAGCGTTCAAGGCTTTGAACGACGAGCAGAAACGTAAGTTAGGTGTAAGTTATGGTATCGAGGTCACCGGTCTGACCAGCGGCAAGCTGAAAGACGCCGGTATAAAGAAAGGCTTCATTATCATGATTGTAAACAACCAGAAGATCTCTGCTCCGGAAGACTTGGAAAAGATTGTGGAAAGCATACTTCAAGGACGTACGGAAGATCAAGGCCTCTTCATTAAAGGCTTCTACCCGAACGGACGTACGAAGTACTATGCGATAGATCTTGCCGAATAAGATAAACAAGGACTGTAGTCTTATAGGTGTGAAAAGATTGTTAAAGGTTTTTAATTGGCTGGATGTGGGGTGCATCCAGCCAATTCTTTCAACAAAAATGGTTATCTTTGCACCCCGTATTCTCAATTAAACAAATTGAATGAGACAATTAAAGATCACAAAGTCCATTACCAACCGCGAAAGCGCTTCGCTGGATAAATATCTTCAAGAGATTGGTCGAGAAGATCTTATCACGGTAGAAGAGGAAGTGGAATTGGCACAGGCTATCAAAAGAGGAGACCGTAGGGCGTTAGAGAAATTGACCCGTGCGAATCTCCGTTTCGTCGTTTCTGTGGCTAAGCAATATCAGAACCAAGGTTTGAGTTTGCCCGACCTTATTAATGAGGGTAACTTAGGCTTGATCAAGGCTGCTGAGAAATTCGATGAGACGAGAGGTTTCAAGTTTATTTCCTATGCTGTATGGTGGATTCGCCAATCTATTCTGCAAGCTTTGGCAGAGCAGTCAAGAATCGTGCGTCTTCCGTTGAACCAAGTAGGCTCGCTGAACAAGATCAGCAAGGCCTTCTCCAAGTTCGAGCAGGAAAACGAGCGTAGACCGTCTCCAGAGGAACTTGCTGATGAGTTGGATATCCCGGTGGATAAGATTTCCGATACCTTGAAGGTGTCCGGACGTCATATTTCCGTGGATGCCCCGTTCGTGGAAGGCGAAGACAACAGCCTTTTGGATGTGCTTGTGAACGATGACGCTCCTATCGCGGACCGGTCGTTAATGAACGAGTCATTGGCTAAGGAAATTGATCGAGCGCTTGCTACACTGACCGAAAGAGAATGTGAGATTATCAAGATGTTTTTCGGTATTGGCTGTCAGGAAATGACATTGGAAGAGATTGGCGACAAATTTGGCCTCACTAGAGAGCGTGTCCGCCAGATCAAGGAAAAAGCAATCAGAAGATTAAGACAAGGAACTCGTAGCAAGCTCCTCAAATCGTATTTAGGCTAATTTAAGGAATTATTGAGTTGGCGAAGGCTCCGGTCCGAAAAGGATTGGGAGCCTTTATTTTTTTTCTTAACTTTGCCACTGGAATATAATACCATAAAAACTATATAAATGACTACAAGACGTAATTTCCTGAAAACAGGATCTATTTCCTTGGCCGGCCTGTTGGTTGGCGAGAAGGTATACTCCGCCGTGAGTACGCCCGACAATAAAAAGAGTTTTAGCACGATCGCCTCTAAGGTGACCGGCGATTACGCCAGCAAGCGCCCGGCTCCCGAGGCCCGTAAGTTTACCTCCAAGGCGGTAGAGGAGCAACTGAAGGCTTCCAAGGCCCGTATCAAGGACCCGAAACTGGCTTGGATGTTCGAGAACTGCTACCCGAATACCTTGGACACGACCTGTGAGTTCAAGATGGTAGACGGCAAGCCGGATACGTTCGTGATCACCGGAGATATTCACGCCATGTGGTTGCGTGACTCCTCGGCGCAGGTTTACCCCTTCGTCACCTTGGCGAAGAAGGATAAGGACTTGCGGCAGATGCTGGTTGGTGCTATCAATCGCCAGACCGCCTGCATCCTGATCGATCCCTACGCTAATGGCTTCAACGAAGGCCCTACCGGGAGCGAGTGGGAGAGCGACCGCACGGAGATGAAGAAAGAGCTTCACGAGCGTAAATGGGAGATCGACTCGCTTTGCTACCCGATCCGCTTGGCGTATCATTATTGGAAGGAAGTAGGCGATACCTCCGTATTCGACAGCAAATGGGAGCAGGCGATGGAGGCCGTTTACCGTACTTTCCGTGAGCAACAGCGCAAGGACAGCCTCGGGCCGTACCGTTTCTCCCGTGTGACGGACCGCCAAGGCGATACCCTCTTGAACGATGGTTGGGGTAGCCCGGTGAATCCGGTGGGCCTGATCGTCTCCTCTTTCCGTCCTTCCGACGACGCTACGCTGTTTGGCTTCTTGGTGCCATCGAACTTGTTCGCTATCACCTCGCTTCGTCAGGTGGCTGAGATTCTTCGTGCCGTAAGAAATAACACGGACTTGGCCGGTCGTTGCGAGGCGTTGGCGGGTGAGGTAGAGGAGGCCGTGAAGAAATATGCCATCGTGGAGCATCCGGAATTCGGTAAGGTGTACGCCTTCGAGGTAGATGGTTACGGCAGCCGTGTCTTCATGGACGACGCTAACGTTCCGAGCTTGCTGGCCTTGCCGTTCTTGGGTTGCGTGGACGTGAACGACCCGATTTACCAGAATACCCGCCGCTTGGTGCTGAGCCCTTCCAACCCTTACTTCTTCAAGGGAAAGGCCGGCGAGGGCATCGGCGGTCCGCATATCGGTTTCAACTATATCTGGCCGATGAGCTTGATCATGCGTGCTACGACTTCCAACGACGAGAAGGAGATCCGGTATTGCATAGAGACGCTTCGTGATACGGACGGAGGCACGGGCTTCATGCACGAGTCTTTCCATAAGGACAATCCTTCCGATTACACCCGCTCGTGGTTCGCTTGGACGAATACTCTGTTTGGCGAGTTGATCGTGAAGCTGCAATCCGAAGGCAAGCTGAAAGACCTCCTCGGCTAATATCACCAAGGTTAATATCACCAATTGTAGAGACGGGGCATGCCCCGTCTCTACAAGTCTGTAGCTGAGTGTATTTAGACAAAATCAATCAAAACAACATAAATCTAAGCGGAATACATGAAAACAAATAAACTATTCATTCTGACAGGTCTGGCGGCGATAGCCTCCACCTCCTGTAGCCAAAAAGAGAATACGTCCGGGCAGCCCGCCAAGCCCATGAATATCCTTTATATCATGACGGACGATCACTCCTTCCAAACCATCAGCGCCTACGACAAGCGATACATCCAAACCCCCAACATCGACCGCATCGCAAACGAGGGCGTACGTTTCACCAATAGCTTCGTAGCCAACTCCATCAGTGGCCCCAGCCGTGCCTGCATGCTGACCGGCAAGCACAGCCACAAGAACGGCTTCATCGATAACGCCCATACCTTCGACGGCTCGCAGCAGACCTTCCCGAAGCTATTGCGTAAAGCTGGTTACCAAACCGCCATGATCGGCAAATGGCACCTCACCTCCGATCCCACCGGTTTCGATTACTGGAACATCCTCGTAGGCCAAGGCGATTACTATAACCCCATCTTCATCGATAACGGCGAGAAGCGTCAGATCGAAGGGTACGCCACGAACATCACGACCGATCTGGCTCTTGATTGGCTGGACAATAAACGAGACAAGAGCAAGCCTTTCTGCCTCCTGCTGCACCATAAGGCTCCGCACCGTACTTGGATGCCCGATACCTGCGACCTGCGTCTTTACGACGATGTGACCTTCCCGCTGCCCGAGAACTTCTACGACGATTACGCCGGCCGCATCGCCGCCTCGGAGCAGGAGATGAGCATCATCAAGGATATGGATATCGTATACGACTTGAAAATGGCCGATAAGGAGAACGAGATCCATTCCTCCAACGCCGATCTGGAGAAGTACGGCCGTGAGCTTTATAACCGCATGAATCCGGACCAGAAAGCCGCTTGGGACGCCTATTACGATCCGATCATCCAAGACTTCAAGGCGAAGAAACGCACGGGTAAGGAGCTGGCCGAGTGGAAATACCAGCGTTATATGCACGATTACCTTCGGGTGATCCATTCCGTGGATCGGAACATCGGTATCGTGCTCGATTATCTGGAGAAGAACGATTTGCTGGATAACACGTTGATCGTCTACACCTCCGACCAAGGCTTCTACATGGGCGAGCATGGCTGGTTCGACAAGCGCTTCATGTATGAGGAATCCTTCCGCACCCCGTTGCTGATGCGTCTGCCGGGTGGCAAGAAGGGTGATATCCCGCAGCTCGTGCAGAATATTGATTACGCTCCCACTTTTTTGGAACTGGCCGGAGTCCCCATCCCAGCCGACATCCAAGGCGAGTCCTTGCTTCCCTTGCTGAAAGGCGAGCGGCCGGAGAACTGGCGTAACTCCCTTTACTATCATTACTACGAGTATCCCGCCGAGCATTCCGTGAAGCGTCATTACGGCGTACGTGACGATCGTTATAAATTGATCCATTTCTACAACGACATCGACGTATGGGAGCTTTACGACCTCCAAGAAGATCCCCACGAGATGAATAACCTTTACGGTAAGCCCAGTTACGAGGCAGTGACGAAACGCATGCGAGACGAGCTTTATAAGCTGCAAAAACAATATGATGACCCTGTGGGAATACGCTTCAATGTGTCGGACTGATGAGAGCGGACATTCGTGTTCTGTTATCAGATTTTTTAATTAGTTGTGGATTAAGGTGCATAAAGGACTTGGAACTTGGGGGATGAGAAGTTGAGTCTTTGCGCTTGATGACTTAGCTCTTTGCGCTCTTTGATTTAAGTCATTGGCTCGAAGGTATTAAGTCTATCGTATGGCTCTTCTTTGCTTATGCGTGTATCGAATTAAAAAATGACTATAGGCAGGTTTCAAGTTTCAAGGTTTCATGAAACCTTTTTCTTCACACACACGATGCGTACATTATATAGGTTTCAAATAAATCCCTTTATGTTTGTTATGCGGGATGGATAGCCTCGAAGAACTTGCGTAGCCACGACATGATGTTTTTACCCGAGGCGGACGGAGCGATCATGAGGAACTGTATTATATGTACTTGTGCGTGTGTGAGGAAAAGGGGTTCGTGAAACCTTGAAACTTGAAACCTATTTCCATGCCCATCCAGCTATTGTCAACATCAGTACAGATAAATATATGTGCCTTTATCGTGTGCGTACATTAAAAATAAGGATTGTTGAGCCATGAGAAAAAACTTGAAAAATAATGCCGAAAAAGTTTGGAGGTTATGTTTTATAGCACTACTTTTGCACCCGCATTCGAGAGAGAACGGCGATACCGAAATAATGAAACAAATTTTTCTTGAAAAAAGTTCTGAAATAATTTGGAAGTTTAAAAGAAAAACACTTATCTTTGCATCCACGTTCGCAAAACGAAAGCGACAAAAGAGTTCTTTGAGAGATTTACATAATTCAACAAGTAGTACAAGTATTAGGAAAATTAATTTTCCGGATTGATACCGTCAAGAAGAGGTATGACTTTGGACTACGATAAACGGATTCCGGAGCGAGGATATGATAAAACAATTTAAACAACGAAGAGTTTGATCCTGGCTCAGGATGAACGCTAGCGACAGGCTTAACACATGCAAGTCGAGGGGCAGCGGGGGTAGCGATACCCGCCGGCGACCGGCGCACGGGTGAGTAACGCGTATGCAACTTGCCTATCAGAGGGGGATAACCCGGCGAAAGTCGGACTAATACCGCATGAAGCAGGGATCCCGCATGGGAATATTTGCTAAAGATTCATCGCTGATAGATAGGCATGCGTTCCATTAGGCAGTTGGCGGGGTAACGGCCCACCAAACCGACGATGGATAGGGGTTCTGAGAGGAAGGTCCCCCACATTGGTACTGAGACACGGACCAAACTCCTACGGGAGGCAGCAGTGAGGAATATTGGTCAATGGCCGAGAGGCTGAACCAGCCAAGTCGCGTGAGGGATGAAGGTTCTATGGATCGTAAACCTCTTTTATAAGGGAATAAAGTGCGGGACGTGTCCCGTTTTGTATGTACCTTATGAATAAGGATCGGCTAACTCCGTGCCAGCAGCCGCGGTAATACGGAGGATCCGAGCGTTATCCGGATTTATTGGGTTTAAAGGGTGCGTAGGCGGCCCCTTAAGTCAGCGGTGAAAGTCTGTGGCTCAACCATAGAATTGCCGTTGAAACTGGGAGGCTTGAGTATGTTTGAGGCAGGTGGAATGCGTGGTGTAGCGGTGAAATGCATAGATATCACGCAGAACCCCGATTGCGAAGGCAGCCTGCCAAGCCATTACTGACGCTGATGCACGAAAGCGTGGGGATCAAACAGGATTAGATACCCTGGTAGTCCACGCAGTAAACGATGATCACTAGCTGTTTGCGATACACTGTAAGCGGCACAGCGAAAGCGTTAAGTGATCCACCTGGGGAGTACGCCGGCAACGGTGAAACTCAAAGGAATTGACGGGGGCCCGCACAAGCGGAGGAACATGTGGTTTAATTCGATGATACGCGAGGAACCTTACCCGGGTTTGAACGCATTTCGACAGCTCTGGAAACAGAGTCTCTAGCGATAGCGATTTGCGAGGTGCTGCATGGTTGTCGTCAGCTCGTGCCGTGAGGTGTCGGCTTAAGTGCCATAACGAGCGCAACCCTTGCCACTAGTTACTAACAGGTAAAGCTGAGGACTCTGGTGGGACTGCCAGCGTAAGCTGCGAGGAAGGCGGGGATGACGTCAAATCAGCACGGCCCTTACATCCGGGGCGACACACGTGTTACAATGGCGTGGACAAAGGGAAGCCACCTGGCGACAGGGAGCGAATCCCCAAACCACGTCTCAGTTCGGATCGGAGTCTGCAACCCGACTCCGTGAAGCTGGATTCGCTAGTAATCGCGCATCAGCCATGGCGCGGTGAATACGTTCCCGGGCCTTGTACACACCGCCCGTCAAGCCATGGGAGCCGGGGGTACCTGAAGTCCGTAACCGCGAGGATCGGCCTAGGGTAAAACTGGTGACTGGGGCTAAGTCGTAACAAG